>Ga0101945_1000011_pt1:0-10000 | contig 807363 bp, 688 predicted proteins | sample DewCreD2012metaG_2_FD_75246 | JGI IMG/M metagenome (GOLD analysis project Ga0101945, IMG submission 75246) | Hot spring sediment bacterial and archeal communities from British Columbia, Canada, to study Microbial Dark Matter (Phase II) - Dewar... ... | reverse complement strand
GCTTCTGTACTCTCTCCCGGCTGTCAATGAAATAACGCCAGGCCTGCATGCTGTAAAGCATCGGCCGATTGAGGGGCGGCCCATAAGGCGCCCACGAAAGTGCAAGCTTTAGATTTTGATCTGTACCAGCGAGGGGATATGCGGGTTAAGATAGTAAGGGTGTGCGGGGGATGCCTTGGCACACTGGGGCGATGAAGGGCGTGGCAAGCTGCGATAAGCCTGGGGTAGCCGCAAGCAGGCCGTGATCCCAGGATTCCCGAATGGGGCAACCCGCCGACTTCGTCGGCATCCCGAAAGGGAGGCGAACCCGGGGAAGTGAACCATCTCAGTACCCGGAGGAAAAGATACCAACCGGTATTCCCTGAGTAGTGGCGAGCGAAAGGGGACCAGCCCAAACCGCAGGGCCGTAGGTCCTGCGGGGTTGTGGGACCCTCACAAGCCCATCCGTAGCCGAAGTGGAAGATCGCTGGAACGCGACGCCATAGAGGGTGAGAGCCCCGTACGCGCAAGGTCAAGGAGGGCGAGGGTATCCCGAGTAACACGGACTCGGTGGTGGTCCGTGTGAAGCTGCCGGCACCTTCCGGCAAGGCTAAATACCCAGTGTGACCGATAGTGCACCAGTACCGTAAGGGAAAGGTGAAAAGCTCCCTGAGAAAGGGATTGAAAGAGACCTGAAACCGCACACCTACAAGCAGTCGGAGCCCCTTTGGGGTGACGGCGTGCCTTTTGCTTAATGAGCCGGCGAGTTTTCCTCTCTGGCAAGGTTAAGGAGCTCAGCTCCGAAGCCGCAGCGAAAGCGAGTCCTAACAGGGCGTTCAGTCAGAGGGGAAAAACGCGAAGCCCAGTGAGCTACCCATGAGCAGGGTGAAGGCGGGGTAATACCCGCTGGAGGCCCGAACCGGTTGGGGTTGAAAACCCATCGGATGACTTGTGGGTAGGGGTGAAAGGCCTATCAAACTGGGGGATAGCTCGTACTCTCCGAAATGCCTTTAGGGGCAGCCTCAGGCTTGAGTCTGTCGCAGGTAGAGTGACAGTTTGCGACCCTTGGGGAAACCTGGGGGGACGCAGATTAACTCCGAATGGCGGCAGACGCTTCCTGGGAGTGAGGGCACTCGGCGCTAAGGTCGAGGTCCGAGAGGGGGACAACCCAGACCCGCCGCTAAGGCCCCCAAGTGCCAGCTCAGTCGGTCAAACGAAGTGTCCCTGCTATGACAGCCAGGAGGTTTGCTTAGAAGCAGCAATCCTTTAAAGAGTGCGTAACAGCTCACTGGTCGAGCGGGGATGCGCGGATAATAAGCGGGCGTAAGCTGGCCGCCGAAGCGCGGGGCTCTTGCCAAAGCAAGAGCGGTAGGAGAGCATTGCCTCTGCCGGGAAGCGGCTCGGAGACGAGCCGTGGAGCGGAGGCAAGTGCATATGCCGGCATGAGTAACGATAAAGCGGGTGAAAATCCCGCTGACCGAAAGCCCAAGGGTTCCGGTCCGATGTTCATCAGGGCCGGGTTAGTCGGGACCTAAGGCAAACCCGAAAGGGGTAGCTGATGGGAAGCAGGTCAATATTCCTGCACCTGCCTAAGCCAGGGATGGGGGGACGCTGGAGCGAACCCGCCGCGGGGTGACGGAATACCCCGTAAAAGGGAAGTAGGCATACTCCGGATAGGCAAATCCGTCCGGGGGCCGACACCCGACCGTACCGCGACCCTTCGGGGAAGCGGATAGTGCGGCGTTAGCACACAGCCAAGAAAAGCCTCTAACCGCTAAAGCTTAGGCAGCCCGTACCGGAAACCGACACAGGTGGGCGAGGAGAATATCCACAGGTCCTCGAGTGATTCGCGGCTAAGGAACTCGGCCAATTCGCCCCGTAACTTCGGGAGAAGGGGTGCCTGGCTCCGCCAGGCCGCAGTGAAGAGGCCCAAGCGACTGTTTAACAAAAACACAGGGCTCTGCTAAGCCGAAAGGCTATGTATAGGGCCTGATACCTGCCCGGTGCCGGAAGGTTAAGGGGAGGGGTGCAAGCCCCAAACCGAAGCCCCGGTAAACGGCGGCCGTAACTCTAACGGTCCTAAGGTAGCGAAATTCCTTGTCGGGTAAGTTCCGACCTGCACGAATGGTTTAACGACTTGGGCACTGTCTCGGCCGCGAGCTCGGTGAAATTGTAGTACCGGTGAAGATGCCGGTTACCCGCGACGGGACGAAAAGACCCCGTGAACCTTCACTACAGCTTGGTATTGACCGCGTGTAGGCAATGTGTAGCATAGGTGGGAGGCTGAGAAGCCGGGGCGCCAGCTCCGGTGGAGCCGCCAGTGAAATACCACCCTTTGTCTATATGCGGTCTAACCCTGCCTTGCAGGGGACAGTGCCTGGTGGGTAGTTTGACTGGGGTGGTCGCCTCCAAAAGTGTATCGGAGGCTCCCAAAGGTGCCCTCAGCACGCTTGGCAACCGTGCGGTGAGTGCAATGGCACAAGGGCGCTTGACTGCGAGACCGACGGGTCGAGCAGAGGCGAAAGCCGGGCATAGTGATCCGGTGGTTCCTCAAGGGAGGGCCATCGCTCAAAGGATAAAAGGTACTCCGGGGATAACAGGCTGATCTCCCCCGAGAGCCCCCATCGACGGGGAGGTTTGGCACCTCGATGTCGGCTCGTCACATCCTGGGGCTGTAGGAGGTCCCAAGGGTTGGGCTGTTCGCCCATTAAAGTGGCACGTGAGCTGGGTTCAGAACGTCGCAAGACAGTTCGGTCTCTATCTGTCGCGGGCGTAGGACGCTTGAGGGGACCCGCCCTTAGTACGAGAGGACCGGGGTGGACGCACCGCTGGCCTACCAGCTGTCCCGCCAGGGGCACCGCTGGGTAGCTATGTGCGGACGAGATAAGCGCTGAAAGCATCTAAGCGCGAAGCTCACCCCAAGATTAGGCGTCCCTTAAGGGCCCTGGAAGATGACCAGGTCGATAGGCGGCAGGTGTAAGCAGGGTAACCTGTTGAGCCGAGCCGTACTAATTGCCCGTGCCTTAACCCGCATATCCCCCGCTTACAGATACCCCTGGAGGTGAGAGGTGACTCCCCCTCCAGGACTAAGGGTCCCTAACGAAGGCGTGAACCACCTCTTCCCATCCCGAACAGAGAAGTGAAAGCGCCTTCTACCGAGGGTACTGCCTTAACCGGCGGGAGAGTAGGTGGGGCCCTTTTTTTATTTCGTTTTTGCCCTCTTTAGCACCAACAGCCCACCCCCTCGATGCACGAGCCGCCAAGCGCCACTCTGTCGCACCGAATCTACCCACCGCTCATACGCCGCCCTTGAAAGCGGATAGGAACACGCTTCCTTCCCCTCCAGTAGAGCTATATACTCCGCCTCCCCTACGCTGGGAAAGTGGTACAGCTTCTCTCGAGCGGGTAGGTGGGGGACCAAACACGAAACCGCACTGACCGGCACTTCGGGGGGGGATCTTCGCCAGACCCGCATGAATCTCCGCATATGCATACTCGCTCTGATAGTGCCGGCTTTGATACCACCGATGACGGACTGCCTCATACCCCTTTGAGGCCCGCGAGTCCAGCAGGCTCACTTGCACCCCATGGGCCAGAAGCGCCGCTACAGGCACCCACAACCGCCGCTTCCCCCGTCCCTTCCAAACCCACGCCACCATAATCGGTACCATCACAGCCAGCTCCAGGCTATAGTGGTATAACGTTCCCCACATAAAGTAGTTAGCCGCCAGCATCTTGTAAAGAAAAATCGGTAAAAGTATCCAGACAAAGGCCGGTGCCCAGAATACCGTCCATCCCCCTGACCAAAGAAAACTCCAGTATAGCTCGGTTTTTATGCCTACACATTTCGGGTGGGGGCTTTCCCACAAAAGCGTCCAGACCTTCTGCACACGAAGCAGCCCCTGAGCCAGCGAGGAAAAAGAATAGTTAGGCGGTAGGCAGGCCCATCCTTGTTCTATTTGGCAGGAGCAGGCCGAGAAAGGGTCTGGTTCCGCCAGATAAGCGTAGTACAGCCAAGTGCGTGAAACCGCTCCGACCTGCTTTTCCGCCCAGAGCGTACCTACCCCTATAAGAAGGAAGGCGTACCCCAGACTCCAGAGGGCCATTTCAAGGGCTTTGCGGGTGCGAAGGGGATCCGTGCTACGAAAAAGGTAAGCCCAGCCAGTCCAAAGGAAAAGCCCCCAGATAGCGAAGAGCTCCTTACTACCCAGCGCCACCAGCCAGGCCCAGAAAGCCAGCCCGAACCTTCCCGTGAGGTGAAAGTAAAGCGCCCAGGGAACAGCCGCCGTGGCTATCGCGACCTCGTGAAAGTCAAAGGCTGCCGCACTCCAGAGACCCCACATGCCATAGTAATGCACAAGGCTCCAGCGGGCCAGGGGTTTTCCCTGAAAAAGCACCTCAGCGATGCGATAGATTCCCCATCCTCCGGCTGCAAAGAGCAGGGCCTGAAAAACCAGCAGGCCCCAGGCTTTGCCGGCCAGGTAGAAAGGCAGGGCCAGCAGCACGCTCCAGTTGACATACACCGAAGGGGGGGCTATACCCCAGTCTGCCCAGGGTAGGGCCGTCGTGAGCTGCCCCACCAAGAACTTACCCCGCAGATAAAACTCACACATCTGCAGGTAGTACCCCAAATCCAGCGCATAAGTACGAAAGTGGTAATGGTTGGGGAGGCTTACCAGCAGGAGAAGGCCCAGAAAAAAAACACTAATTAGGATAGCAGGCTTGTCAGATTGCCAAAAAGTCCGAGGTGGCATGCATAAAAAGGGCCTTTTACCTCCGCCAGGTCTCTAAAAAGCGCGTGTTATAGGTGCCTTTGCGGAAGTTCTCGTCTTGTAGAATCTCTTTCAAAATAGGGATGGTCGTTTTGAGGCCCGGCCCTTCTACAATGAACTCATCCAACGCTCGGAGCATCTTGTTGATTACCTCTTCACGGGAAAAGTCCGCTACGATGAGCTTCGCCACCATCGAGTCGTAGTAGGGAGGGATCGTATACCCCGCATACAGGTGGGAGTCTACTCGTACGCCATGTCCGCCAGGCTTGTGGAAGCTTTCGACCTTACCTGGGCTGGGGCGAAAGTCGTTGTAAGGGTCTTCGGCGTTGATGCGCACCTCCATCGCCCACCGAGGCAAAGGCAGGTTGTGGGGGAAGTAATGCCGTCCAGACACCGGTACCCCCGCCGCCACCTTGATTTGCTCCTTGATCAGGTCGAAAAAGAAGATCTCTTCGGTAACCGGGTGCTCTACCTGGATGCGCGTGTTCATCTCCATGAAGTAAAACTCCCCGGTATCCTGGTCGAAAAGGAACTCCACCGTGCCCGCACTTTCGTAGCGAATGAACTTAGCCAGTTTAACGGCGGCCTCCCCGATTTTTTCGCGCAGTTCAGGGGTGATGACGGGGCTGGGGGCCTCTTCGATTAGCTTCTGGTGGCGTCGCTGAATCGTACAGTCGCGCTCCGACAAGTGCGACACATTGCCGTACTGGTCCCCTACTACCTGGATTTCGATGTGGCGAGGGTTCTGGATGTACTTTTCTAAATAAAGGCCCTCGTTGCCGAAGGCGGCTTTGGCTTCGGCTCGGGCGATATTCCAGGCGTCTTCGAGGTCTTCAGACTTCCACACCACGCGCATGCCTTTTCCGCCGCCGCCGGCGGTGGCCTTCAGCAGGACGGGGTATCCTATCTCTGAAGCCAGGCGCCGGGCTTGCGCCAGATTCTCCAGGACCCCTTCTGAACCGGGCACCACCGGTACACCGGCTTTTCGGGCGGTTTCTTTGGCGGTGGCTTTGTCGCCCATCGCCGCGATCGCTTCTGGACTGGGCCCAATAAACTTGACCCCGTACTCTGCACAAATGCTGGCAAAGCGTTCGTTCTCGGAGAGGAAGCCATAGCCAGGGTGGACCGCATCCGCCGCCGTAACTTCCACCGCACTCATGATAGCTGGGATGTTCAAATAGCTGTCCTTGCTGGGGGGTGGGCCAATGCATACGGCTTCGTCCGCAAACCGCACATGCAGGCTTTCCCGGTCCGCTGTCGAGTACACCGCTACGGTCGGAATCCCTAACTCCTTGCAAGTACGAATGATACGCAGGGCAATCTCGCCCCGGTTCGCAATCAGGATCTTCTTGAACATACTATTCCAGCGGCTCGATTTCGAAAAGCGGTTGATCGTACTCCACGGGCTGCGCATCCTCTACCAGAATGCGCAATACCCGCCCAGAGACTTCCGCCTGGATCTCATTGAAGAGTTTCATCGCTTCAATGATGCACACCACCTGGCCTTTTTCGATTATGTCGCCGACTTTGACGTAAGGTTCTTTGTCTGGGCTGGGACGCCGATAAAAAGTGCCCACCATTGGCGATCGAATGTATTCTACTTTTTTAGGGGGAGTGGGTTTTTCTTCCTTTGGAGGTTCTGGGGTGGAGGGCTCTGGTGGGGAGGCAGGCGGTGTGAGTATGGGAGTCGGCAGGACAGGGGCCGCGGCTGGAGCGGCCACCGGCGCTATCATAGGGGTGGGTGCAGTTCCGCTTAGGCCGCGCCGTATCGTGAGCCGAAACTCCCCCTCCTCCACGATCACCTCCGTCAGGTCCGACTTACTGACAAAACGCAGCAGCTCCAAAATCGCTTTCGTATCCATACGCTTCAGGCTTTTACGCGTTCGACGTATTCTTTTTTGCGGGTATCTACTTTGACTTTGTCGCCTGTTTCCACGAAGAGGGGGACCTTGATGCGAGCCCCTGACGAGAGTACCGCATTCTTGAGGATATTGGTGACGCTGTCGCCTTTGACGGCCATTTCGGCTTCGATCACTTCCAGCACCACAAACTGGGGCAGTTCCACAAAAAGGAGCGTCTCGGTGTCGGCGTCCCACAGCGCTTCACAGGGCTGGTTTTCCGTCAGGAACTCCACGCCGCGCACTTGGTCGCGCGTAGCGGAGAACTGCTCGAAACTCCCCTCCTCCATAAAGTGGTACAGTTCGCCGTCGGTGTAGAGGTATTGACAGGGGCGCCGCTCCACGCGCACCGGTTCGATCCGCACGCCGGAGGGGAAGTTCCGCTCAAAAACCCGTCCCGTAATCACATTTTTCAGCCTCGTCGCTACATAAGGGTTGCCTTTGCCGGGCTTGACGTGCAGAAACTCCACCACCTCGTACAGTTCCCCTTCCAGCCGCAGGATCATCCCATTGGTGATGTCTACCGCTTGGGCCATGGGGCAAAGATGCAGAAAAACAAAGAGAGCCTACCTGCCGGATTTGTGTTACTTTTGTACATGGCCGAAAAGACGATGGTCGTAACACGAGGGGGCGCCTTCCTAATCCAGTCTACGCCCGCCGAAGCCGTATTCATCCCAGAAGAGTGGAACGAAGAACAGCGACAACTGGCCGCGCTATGTGAAGAGTTTCTGGAAAAGGAAATCTATCCCCGCCTTGACGAAATAGACTACGGGGACCCCACAAAAATCATGCCGCAAATCCTGCGTAAAGCCGCAGAGTTGGGCTTTCTGGGGCTGACGGTACCAGAAGAGTACGGGGGATTGGGGATGGACTTTTTGACGGGTATGCTCTTCACGGAAAAGATGGGGCCTTCGCATTCGTTTGCTGTCGCGCTTCTCGCCCATACCGGCATCGGCACGCTACCGATTCTGTATTTCGGCACGCCAGAGCAAAAGGCCAAATACCTGCCTAAGATCGTGAGCGGAGAGCTTTTTGCCGCTTACTGTCTGACAGAGCCGGGATCGGGGTCGGATGCCTTAGGAGCCCGCACCAAAGCGATCCCCTCCCCCGACGGTAAAGAGTACCGCCTCACCGGCCAGAAAATGTGGATCACCAACGGGGGTTTTGCGGACCTCTTTACGGTCTTTGCGAAGGTCAATGGGGAGCAGTTTACGGCGTTCCTGGTGGAGCGAAGCTTCCCGGGGGTCTCTGTCGGCGCCGAAGAAAAAAAGATGGGCATCAAAGGCTCGTCTACCCGTCAAGTATTTTTCCAAGATACCCCCGTACCAGCTGAAAATGTGTTAGGTGAAATTGGCAAAGGGCATGTCATCGCCTTCAATATCCTGAATATTGGCCGCATTAAGCTCGCCGCCGCTACCACGGGCTCCGCTAAGCGCCTAATAGACCTGTCTGTCCAGTATGCCAACGCACGCCACCAGTTTGGCCGGCCTATTTCCAGCTTCGGTGCTATCCAGCATAAGCTGGCAGACATGGCTATGTACACCTGGGCTTGCGAAACCGCTACCTATCGCGCTTCGGCCGACATCCAGAACTACGAAAAATACCTTCTCGACCAGGGGCAGCCCTACGAAAAAGCCCTCTTGGGCGCGGCCCAAGAATACGCCGCCGAATGCGCTATCCTGAAGGTATTTGGTTCGGAGGTGCTGGACTATGTGGTGGACGAAGCCATGCAAATCCATGGGGGATATGGCTATTCGGCCGAATACCCTATCGAACGTGCCTATCGGGATAGCCGCATCAACCGCATTTATGAAGGCACCAACGAAATCAACCGCATGCTGAGCGTGGAGTACCTCCTGCGCAAAGCCATGAAAGGGGAGTTGGACCTACTGTCCGCGGCGATGAAGGTGCAAAGCGAGCTGATGAGCCTCCCCGAATGGGGCGAGCCGAACGGAGCCTTCCTGGCGGCGGAAACCCGCGCCATCGAAAACCTTAAGAAAGCTATCCTGATGGTGGCCGGTTTCGCTGCGCAGAAGTACATGCAAAAGCTGGCTGAAGAGCAGGAAGTGCTTATGGCGATAGCCGACATGCTGATAGACACCTATGTGGCGGAATCCATGATCCTGCGCACGAAGAAGATAGCCCAGAAGGGCGGCGAAGCGTCTGCGGCGGATGCCTTGGCTATGACCCAAGCTTTCCTGGTAGATGCGCAGGAACGGGCTGCGGCAGCGGGCCGACGCGCGATTCTCCATATCGCCAGCGGGGACGAGCGGCGCATGCTGCTCATGGGCCTCAAGCGCTTCACCAAGCCTCTTGAAGTAGATATCGTGGCGCTGCGCCGTCAGATTGCCCAGCGCCTCATCGAGGCTGGTAAGTACTGTTTCTAAAAGGCTTCTGGCTGCCTCAGGGGGCAGGGCTGCCCTGCCCCCTTTTTTTGTCGTCTTGCTGTCTGCCCAAAGCGTACTCAGAGGCTCCTTACCTGCACGGAAGCTTGCCTGAGTGGCCCAAGACAGCGCCCAAGTGGTATCGAACTTCCCCCTAAAAAACCCTTGGAGGATTACGGGTGCTGCATAACTTTACCGTATGCGCTACTCTCTCCTCTGGCTTGTGGTAGGCCTCTGGCTGGGCGGGCGGCTTCCGGCCCAGGACCCTTGCGGCGAAGGCCGCATCTGGTACGTCAAACCCGGTGGGTGCACAGGCGGCGCAGGCTGCGGCTCTCGGACTAACCCCGCCGACATCTACTGGGCCAGAAACCAGGCGTGCGCCGTAGCTACGCCGACAGCCCCCCACGTGATCCGCCTGGCTACGGGCACCTACACCCTCAACAAGACCCTCGAGCTCTGCTCCAATGTATACTGGGACGGTGGTTACGACGAGTCGCAAAACTGGAAGAAAACCAACGCGTCGAACACTATCCTCAACCGCACCACCAATAACGCCGAGACCATGTGGCCTCCCCGCTTGATTGGGATGCGGGGGGTAAATATTTCGAACTTCCAGGTGCACGACATTGTGCTGAATGTGCAGGGCTATGCTCCGGGGGTGCGTCCTACCAACCACGGCATGAGTGTGTATGGGATTTATCTGGCGGGCTGTTCGAACTACCGCATTGTGCGATGTGAGGTTAATGCGGGGCGGGGCGCCGATGGCGCAAACGGACCCAATGGCAATCCCGGCGCAGGGGGGGGATGGGGGTGTACCGGGGCTGATGGGGGGGAATCCGGCGGGGTTTGTTCAGCGTTCGGTTGTAACAATTGTGGGGGGACGGGTAATGCCTGTGGCGGAGGTGGCGGGGCGGGCGGAGGGGGAGGTTTTATAGCGGATATGCAGCCTGGGCAGGCTGGCGGTGAC